>Ga0209062_1000022_pt1:650000-697952 | contig 697952 bp, 688 predicted proteins | sample Coa_R2_2_FD_187158 | JGI IMG/M metagenome (GOLD analysis project Ga0209062, IMG submission 187158) | Surface soil microbial communities from Centralia Pennsylvania, which are recovering from an underground coalmine fire - Coalmine... | ecosystem: Environmental > Terrestrial >... | reverse complement strand
TGCTGCCTGTGATGGTTGCACTATTCAAATTATAAGTTCCGTTATTCAATGCGAATGCTGTGCCATTACCTACTAACGTCAGATTTTTTCCGCTGCCACTCACACCATTCAATGTCATGTTACCACCCAATATCATACTTAATGTTGTGTCACTGCTAATCGTAAATGAATTCGAATAACTTTGTGCACCTGTCGTTTTGACACTGCCACCACCTAAGGTGAGACTGTTGACTGTGGCACTGATGCTGCTGAGATTGGTGCTGTTACCTACTTGTCCATTCAACGTTAATGATCCAGTACCTGATAAAGTCAATGCTGAACCACCGTTGATCGCACCACTTACTGTTAATGCACTTGCAGTAGAAATCGTTGAATCACCTGCTAAAGTAATTGCACCACTTAATGTATTCGAACCTAAATCATTTATCGTTCCTGCTAAATTAAAATTATTTGCAACGGCAGAACCTAAAGCAGAAGCAATCGTTAACGTTGCATTATTTGCAATGGTAGCGGTTCCAGTTCCCAATCCGCTCGAATTACTTAAGGAGATGCTACCCGCATTCAACGTAGTGCCACCTTGATAAGAATTACTTCCTGATAAAGTCAGTGTGCCAGAACCATTTTTCACTAAACTACCTGTGCCGTTAATAGCACCACTAAATGTTGTAGAGCTATTATCGCCGCCCAACGTCAATGCGGCTGAACCTAATGAGACAGTACCTGCACCAGCAAGAGAGCCTATGGTTTGGTCATTGCTCGCTAAAGCAAAAGTGGCGCCACTGGAAACACTAACTGGACTACTGCTTGAAATTGCATTCGCAATACCCATTTGTAACGTGCCGGCTGTGACGGATGTTGTACCGGTATAGTTTTCAGCAGCACCCAGTACCACCGTTCCAGAACCTGCAGTGCTTAAACCATTGGAGCCGCTTAAAATTCCATTCAATGTTAATGTGCCTGTACTACTGATACTATGTCCGTTATTTAATGTGAATCCATTACCTAAAACCGATGTGCCGCTGCTACTTAAAGCACCTGATAAATTAACCGTGGCATTACTATTGCTTAAAGTAATGCCTGAAATTCCTAGTGTTCCGGAAGATCCCACCGTCACACCACTGGTTCCAGTTGCATTTGTACCTAATGCCCCTGCGCTGGCAAGACTTAATGTTCCTGCATTAACAGAGGTTGAACCCGTGTAACTATTAGAACCCGTTAATATTGATGTGCCTGCACCTGCTTGAGTTAAATTACCCGAACCCGCTATGATGCCACCATAGGTTAATGTCATCCCTGAATCAGGTGAAAATATTCCACCGCTCGAGCCTAATGAAATGCCGCGATTGCTATTTAAAGTAAAGGATGAAGTATTTTCGAGTATACCACCATTCAAAACGAGTTGGCCTGCAGTTGCAGTACCTGGCGCATTACCTAAACCAGAATCTGCACTGAGTGCGATCTTACCAGAATTAATAGTTGTGACGCCCGTATAAGTATTTGATGAAAGTGTTAGCGTTCCCGAACCTGACATAGTCAGACCACCAGAGCCGCTTAAGCCACTCAAACTCGTACTACCTGAATTACTTAACGTTAATGTATTGCCACCATTTGCTATTCCACCCCCAAACGTAAGCGAGGAGGCACTTAAAGTGGAAGCGGTTCCTAAGGTGACTGCACCCGTGTAAGTTTGTGTACCTGTTGTTGTAATACCTGACGTATTAATCGTTGTGTTATCGCCGGTTCCTATAGACAAACTTGATAATGGATTGGATCCGCCAATAATGCCATTAAGTGTTATTGTTCCGCTACTATTGTTAATCGTTAAAGTTTTAGCACCATTGACTGTACCAGAACTACCAAAGGTAATGCCATTATTACTCGATGCTAATGTTAAATTGTCACTTAATGTCACTGCGCCATTATAGCTTTGTGAACCTGAACTGGTAATCGTAGGCGCACCACTAGCAATTGTCGCTGGACCATTGAAGGTGATCGTTCCATTATTTGCTGTAATATTTCCTGCAACGTTGTAAGTGGTTGTAGAGGTAGTCGATAAGTTAGTACTTGAACCCGTATTAAGAGTTAACGCTCCACCACTGACTGTATAAAGTGTATTACTTGATCCTAAGCTTCCTGCAGCTGTGCTTAAAATTGCGTTCGTAATCGTATTGGTATTGGCATCACCAACGTTAACTGTCCCGGTATTCAGTGCGAGTCCACTAATACTTCCCGTTGCACTCGGCGCCACTGTCACCGCACTGCCACCAGAACTGGCTAGATAAGCAAGTAAATCATCACTGTTTGCTATAACACTACCGCCTTCCAGGAAATAAAACGTCCCATTATTATAGGTGGAGTTTGTTGCTTGAGTTAAATTGCCAGCAGTGAGTGCCGTGCCGTTATCTGCTAAAGTAACTGTGGTATTGGTGCTCGCATTAGTCGTACCAAAAATAGCTCGTGGTGTACTAGTAAAAATTTGTGTTAAATAAGGATAAGATCCACTGTTTCCAATGATTCCCCAGTTGCTGGAATCAAAAGTAAATCCAGAAAAAGTGGATTGAAGTTTCATATTTGCATCTGTTTCAGGAGTTCCTGATGCAGTACCACTACCTGAACCATTCGATGAAGAGGAAAATCCACTTGTTTGATAATCAAAATAATTATTAGAATAAGTTACTGTTGAAGTGCCTTTAGTCCCTTCTAAACTTCCGACATTCGTATTTGATTGAGGATTAATGTAGCCCACATTAAAGTTGTTTGAAAATGTGACTGTGCCACTATCTAAGTCCCCTACAATACCACCAATTGTGCTACCGTTATTACCTGATATAGGAATAATATTACCTAAATTATAGTTATTACTAATCGTTCCACCATTTTCAAAACTGCCTACAATTCCTCCTACTCTATTTGAATTAAATGTAAAAGTAATAGGTCCATCATTAAATGTGTAAGTAATTGAGTTATTACCTGAAGCCACACCCGATCTACCAACAATACCGCCGACCATGATACAGCATTGTGGTGTGCCGACATTGGCAACAGCACCGTGGTTATAAGAAGTGGTAATAGTACTACCATCAAATGTACCTATTAGTCCGCCAATCTCTGTGATATTCCCAGTAATAGCACCCGTGTTATAAGAGCCAGAAGTTGCTCCAAAAAAAGATTGACCTGCTATACCACCTACCCCAAAGTTATTTGCATCATTTCCGGTATTATCATTAGTGACGGACCCCGTATTATAAGAATTAGAAATTGTCACCCTATTACTCGTAGAAGTACCTAAGGCTTCGCCGACAATACCACCTTGATCTCCTAGGCTATGGTTTAAAACCGTTGCATTGCTATTTGATTTTGAAATCGTTGAAGCGTTAGAAGACGTTGTGCCTGATGTTGTTGTAAGAAGTCCTACGATACCTCCTACATAATCGGTGTTACCTGAACTCGTCGAAGATCCTTCCGTAATTGCGCTAGTGCCAGTTACACTTGCGTTAGAAATATTACCCAATGCTAATTCACCCACAACCCCACCCAAATGACCGTTGTTAACATCTTGTTTCAGGGTAATATTGGATAATGTTAAATTACTAATTGAGTTTGTACCCGCAGTCCCTTTGACAAAACCAAATAGACCGACATCCGTAATATTTCTATTAATAAATAGATTACTGATTGTATGGCCTAACCCATCAAAATATCCCGTATAGTTTGTTGATGAAGTACCAATTGGACTAAAACCACTAGCAGACCAACCGGTACCATTATTTGTATTGGTTGCATCAATATTTGTAGCTAACGCAAAATTTTGACCCCATATAGAAGAATTATTTGAAATGGCACCCAAACTCTTGACTGTGGTCGCATCGGATGACGTACCTAAACTGTTTACTAACATAAAGGCAGCAGCAAATTGGGAACTACCCCCTGTCACTGAAAAATTCGAACTATAATTGGTTGGAGAAGCATAATCTGAAACATTATAATAAATTCTTGCATCACCCCCGCCCGTTAAATTGACTTGACGAGTGGAACCATTATAAAAGGTCACGGTTCCCGATCCATTACCATCACTATCTGCAATTAATTTCACACTGCCGCCACCGCTATTTACAATACGATCAGTTGCAGAGGTGCTAAAGATAATGTTGTTAATGGCTGAAGCAGTAAAAGCATTACTCGTGCTCCAGCTAATCGCAGTTGAACCATTGGTAAAGGTGATATCACCATTTTGGCCACCGGAAGCCGAGGTTTGCACAGTAACATCTGTGCCACCATTTAAAGTTGAACTATAGGTTGCAGCCGCTGAATCATCAATGGTGATATCGGTCGGATCTAATAGCCATTGTCCACTTTTACCGTTTGCCGCACTCGCGCTGACTAGAAGATTTTGGTAATCAAGATTTAAATTATTTTTGCCGGATGTTTCAATATAACCACCATCACCTGATAATGCGCCACCTTTAGCACTTAAATGACTGCCACCTACGTTGGTGGTATCATCGCTCCAAATTACAATTGTTCCACCATTCCCTGTGTTTAGAGCATTAGCTTGTAAAAAAGTTCCTGAGCCCACATACGTATCCAACGCATTAGGCTCAGGACCTGCACCGTGAGCGTTTCCTCCAATTAAAATCGTTCCACCACCGGCATCACCATTTGCTTTAATCACCGCAGGTGATTCTACTCGAATATGTTTCGCTAACACTTTAACAGTACCACCGGTTGTTCCTTTCCCGCGGCCTGATACATTCATTTTTCCACTGACTTGAACAGTTGCATCACCTTCAGCTGCTAAAATGATTTCACCATTTTTTTCTGAAACAGAATGAGCAACGGCGACGCCACTCATATTAATCGCATGATCAACGACTTCTTTAGCAACATTTGCTGATAAAATAATTTGTCCGCCGTTCGCAATAATTTTTCCGGAATTACTGACACCATCGCGCATGGTTGAACCATCCACAGGACTTTTACCTGCGATGCTGGTTCCTTCATCGATTGCAAAATTAATTAATTGATCGCCTGATAAATCAACTGTGAATTTATTTCCTGATGCAAGCACTACATGACCTGTGTTTGCCCGGATCAAACCTTCATTCGAAACACTCGTACCGGCCAATGCCACCAAACCATTTTCAGCTGCAATAATGGTTCCACGATTCACAATCGATCCACCATAAGCCGATGGTCGATCAAACGTATATTTTCCCGCTAAAAAATTTTGATCAGAAATATCCGAGGTCGTTGCAATAATTCCACCCACATCCACATGCGCTCCCGACCCGAAAAAAATTCCCGCTTGATTGACCAGAATAATTTTGCCGGTCGCACTTAAATGACCAAAAATTTGGGAAGCACCTTGATTGGGATCAATGCGGTTTAATGCAACACCGCCTGCGGGTTGTTGGAAGTGAGTTTGTTCGGATGCGCCAATATTAAAACTATTCCAGTTGAGAATCGCTTGTTGGCTAGTTTGGTTGATTTGAGTATTACCGGGAGATTGCTGAACTGAAACATTACCGGCTGCAACATTATTTAATACTGGATTGGCGTAAGCGGTGCTAATAAAAAGAAGCGTACAAGAGAGGACGAGGGCTTTTTTGATTTTAACAACGAAGCCCTCGTTTTTTGAAACAGTATTAATTAGCTTTTTTACCCCTTTTAGCATTGCCTTAAACCTCACGGTACTAATGGTTTAAAAGGCGTCCATGCTCAGGTTATCTTATATAAGTACTTTTTTAATTCTTAAATAAAGTATAGTAGAAAATTCAGAAATTTCTTGGTGCTAACTTAATGATTTTAATGGATTCTGATAGAAGCGGTTCACTGAAAAAACCCTTGTCATTGCGAAGCGTGCTTTTTACGCTGAAGCAATCTTTTGGAGATTGCTTCGCCCTAAAAAACAGGGTTCGCAATGACGATTGTGTTAATTCGAGAAATAAAAAAAGGCGGCTTTTAAGGGCCGCCTGAATATGCTCAATTGGTTACAAGCAATCCTTGCTAATATTCCATCCTTGGGCATACAAAACGAGGAGTGGTTGCAAAGAATCCTTCCAATAACCATGTCATCCTTGACGATTGCCATTCTAGCAATATTTTTAAAAATGTAATGCTGAATTTTCAGGGGTGTTTTTAATTTTAAACAGGCGAAAAATAAAAAAAGCTTGTGATTCAGCTTGATAATTGAATTTTTAAATGAGAATTCTCTTTAAGTCGGGATGATTTCCTACAGAAGTTGAAGTTATAGAGTACGGAAGGGTGAGATGTTCAGATCATCTCGTCGTCCCGCGGACAAGCCGCGGGACGACGGGGAAATCAATCCTTCGGCAACATGACATTCAATTCTAGAATCGAGCAGCCATCTTTTCGCTCTAATTCCACTTTAACATCTTCCTTATTGATGGAAACATACCGAGAAATCACATCAATCAAATCGCGCTGCAGCATGGCAAAATAATCCGGCTTATCACGCTCTACCCGTTCATGCGCAATAATAATTTGTAAACGCTCTTTGGCAACCTTCGCCGTATTTTCTGGGCGATAAAAATATTGGACGACTTTGCTAAGCTGTTCAGAGATTTTTTTCATACGGATTCCTTCTCCTTAGAGCTGAATAATTTTTTAAGCCAGTGGGTTTTTTCTTCGATGAAACGATGTGGAACGTTTTCACCTAAGAATCTCGCCACCGCATCCGCATAAGCTTGGCCGGCATCGCTTTCCGTATCCAGAATAACCGGTTCACCCCCATTGGATGCGCGTAATACGGCTTGTGATTCTGGAATCACGCCCAACAGAGGAATCGCTAGAATTTCATTCACATCAGCAAGACTCAACATTTCGCCTAAAGTCACACGCTTAGGTGAATAGCGGGTCAACAATAAATGCTCCGTCACCCGTTCGCGGCCTTCTTCGGCACGTTTGGTTTTGCTGGAAAGTAATCCTAAAATGCGATCGGAATCTCGAACGGAGGATACTTCCGGATTGGTCACAACAATCGCGTGATCGGCAAAATACATCGCAAGATAAGCTCCGCGTTCAATACCTGCGGGTGAGTCGCAAACAATATAGTCAAAGGTTTTGCTGAGTTCTTGTAGAACGGTTGCAACGCCTTCCATGGTAAGCGCGTCTTTATCGCGGGTTTGTGAAGCAGGCAAAATGCATAATTCTTTGTTGTGCTTATCACGAATCAGCGCCTGATTTAACGTCGCCTCACCTCGAATCACATTCACAAAATCATAAACGACTCGACGCTCGCAACCCATGATCAGGTCTAAATTACGCAAACCTATATCAAAATCAATAACGACTGTTTTATATCCCCTGTTTGCCAATCCCATGGCAATGGAGGCACTGGTCGTGGTTTTCCCGACGCCGCCTTTTCCTGATGTTACTACGATAATTTCAGCCACATTATTCCCCTTTATTAAATCGGCTCAATTTTAACCTGTTCTTTGTCCAAATATATCTGAATCATACCGCCTTCGACAGGCATCTTTTGCATGTCTTCTTTTGTTAAATAATACCCTGCAATGGAAACTAATTCAGCCTCTAGTGTACGACAAAATATACGTGCCTGGGTATTCCCTTGAACGCCTGCCAGCGCTCGCCCTCTTAAAGCGCCATAGATATGAATATTGCCATCGGACAATAATTCAGCGCCGGCACTCACTTGGCCCAATACAATCAAATCGGTTTCTTTGGCATAAACCTGCATACCGGAGCGCACTTGCGAGTGAATAATTTTGGCCGGAAGCATGCGGGATTCTGTTTTCTTTTTTTCAGCGGATTTTTTTTCAGGGACGGCGCCTTTTCCAATGTTAACCATCGGTAATCCAGCCGTGGCCGCGGCTGTCATTTGTTCAGGCGTTCCCGCTTTGGCTCCCACAGGCGCCAAACCCGCAGTAACCAGAATGCTCTTTAGACGGGTAAAATCCATGACGCCTAATTCTTTCGCTTTTTCCAAATCGATTACGACCGGAGAACCCATAAAAAATTGCGGCGCGCGCGCAATGGCTTCAGCCAATTGCTTAGTTAGGGCATCCAGATCATAGTGAAGAATTTGCAAAATCGTACAGGGTGAAAAACTGGCCTTTAGCTGAAAACAGGCTTGGCGGTCGGTAATCATAAGACTCAATCCCTAAAGTTTTCAAATTGTAATGGTAAATCTAACTTGGCTTCACGTAAATGTGCAATCACGGCTTGCAGGTCGTCTCTTTTTTTACCCGTGACTCTAACTTGCTCGCCCTGAATGGCTGCTTGTACTTTAATGCCGGTATCTTTGATCAGTTTGACGATTTTTTTGGCTTGTTCAGTTTCAATGCCTTGCTTGACCTCGATGACTTGGCGCGCTTCGTTTAATTTTATTTCAGGGTCTTTATAATTTAAGGCGCGGATATCGACATTGCGTTTGGCAAATTTTCCGCGAAGAATTTCATCGACTTGTTTTAATTGGAAATCAGTGGGGGCAATTAAAGTAATCGTATTTTTGGTTAATTCGATTTTCGCATTCGTGCCGCGAAAATCAAAACGAGTGCTGAGTTCGCGATTGCCTTGATCGACTGCATTGGTGACTTCATGTGAGTCTGTTTTTGAAACCACATCAAATGAGGGCATATTCTTATTCCTTTTTTACTTAAGCTGAAATCTGCTGTAAAACTGAAATCATTTCAACTGCACTGTCGGCGGCATAGCGGCCCATATGGCCTTTAGCTCCACCGGTTCGTGCATGGGCTTGTTCCATATTATCGGTGGTAAGGACGCCGAATATCAATGGGATATTGCTGTTTAAGCTAACATGCTGGCAGCCATGGCTTACTTGCTGGCAGACGTAATCAAAGTGTTTGGTTTCGCCATAAATGACGGCACCTAAACAGATAATGGCGGCATATTTTTTGGTATTGGCTAAGTGCTGGGCTGTGATTGGGATTTCGACTGCGCCTGGGACCCACACGGCTGTTATATCCTTTTCATCAATAGTTAGTTCTGTTAATCGTGCTACGGCGCCGTCGAATAATTTTTGGGTGATTTCGGGGTTGAAACGGCTGGTGATGATGGCGATTTTGCTGTTTTTTATTGGGGAAGGGATGATTGTTTTCATTGTAGTTCCTTAATGGGTTGTTGCTCTTTTGCTCTGTTCGGCGTTGCTGGGGGCTCAGCAGTTTCCTGTTGAGCCAGGTTGCCTTTGCTGTCCCCGCTCGGGGAGCGTACGTCCGTGTACTAAAGCATTTCATCCCTGAAACGCAATCGCGGGGACAGCAAAGGCAACCTGGCTCACGGAAACTGCTTCGGCGAACATTCGCAACATTTTTTTTTAAAATTCTTTTAGTAAATGGCCTAGTTTTTCTCGTTTGGTTTTTAGGTAATTTTTATTTTTTTCGTTCGCTGGAATTTCTAGTGAAATTCGTTCGGTTACGTCAATTCCGAAATGGCGTAATTCATTTATTTTTTCAGGGTTATTAGTGAGTAGACGGATTTTTGAAATATTCAGCTGTTTTAAAATCTGTGCGCTTAAACCATATTTTCGGTGATCGGCTTGAAAACCTAATTTATAATTCGCTTCTACCGTATCTAGCCCTTGTGATTGTAATTCGTAGGCTTTAATTTTATTGGCAAGTCCGATTCCGCGGCCTTCTTGACGCATATAAATTAATACACCGGACTGATTTGCAATTAACTTTTGTGCGGCGTGCAATTGATCTCTGCAGTCACAACGTAACGAACCAAACACGTCGCCAGTCAAACATTCAGAATGAATTCGCACTAAAACGGGTTCGTTCTGCGCTAAAGGACCGCGAATTAAGGCAACATGGTCTGCACCTGAATAAACATCTTGAAAAATTTTCACGGTAAATTCAGGGCCGCATTCGACGGGTAATGGAGCGCTCGCTAATTCTTTAATTGTGGTTTCTTTTGCTAAACGGTAATTAATTAAATCATTGACGGCGACTAATTTAATGCCGTGTTTTTCAGAAAATTGGCGTAAATCCGTCAAGCGTGCCATGGTGCCATCGTCATTCATGATTTCACAAATGACAGCGGCGGGCTGCAAACCCGATAATTTGGCTAAATCGACGCTGCCTTCGGTGTGACCGGGGCGTTCTAAAATGCCGCCTTTACGTGCTCGTAAAGGAAAAATATGGCCTGGTAGCGAAATATCATTCGGAGTCGAATGGGGATTAACCGCAACTTGGACGGTATGCGCTCGATCAAATGCGGAGACACCGGTGGTGACGCCCCTCGCCGCTTCGATAGAAACCGTGAAAGAAGCTTGATTGGGTAGTTTATTTCGTTCTGGCATCAGCGGAATTTGTAAGCGCTCGAGAATACGCTCATGCAAGGCCAAACAAATTTGGCCGCGCGCGTGTTTACTCATAAAATTAATGGCTTCCGGTGTAATTTTTTCAGCGGCCATGATGAGGTCTCCTTCGTTTTCACGATGTTCATCATCCACTAAGACGACCATGCGGCCTTGTTGCAATTCCTGTAATGCTTCATCAATTGAAATAAACGTTTTCATAGCATTAAATTCTCTGTTTGTTTGGCAACGATTCGGGCCAGGAGATCGAACTCGAGATTCACCGTATCGTTTTCACGTAAATTTTTTAAATTGGTTCGCTCTAACGTGTGAGGAATTAACATGACACTAAAACCCGCGTCGGTCAGTTCGTTAATCGTGAGGCTCACACCATTGACTGCGATGCTGCCTTTTTTTATTAAATATTTATCGGTTTTTAAGCCATCAAAAATCATTTGGATAAAATCATTTTGGCGGATGATTTTTTTTATTCGAGCAATTAAATCAATATGCCCCATTACAAAATGGCCGCTTAAACGCGATGAAAGCTGCAAGGAACGTTCGAGATTGACTGAGAGTCCTTCAGAATAATTTTTTACATTTGTGACGACCAGTGTTTCGGGAGAAATGTCACAATAAAAACTATTTTCGGTCATCTCAGTCACCGTCACGCACATGCCGTCGACAGCGATACTTTCGCCCAATGCCAAGGGTTCCTGGAATTGATGACGGATTTGCAAACGCAATCCGCTGGGGATCGTTTGCATTTTTGTAATGAATCCACAATGATCAATAATGCCTGTAAACATGGGTTACCAACTCATTTCACATAAAATATCATTACCAAAAGTCTGCCAGCGAACTTGGTCTGGACAACATTCGGTTTCGTTAAAGGCTGCAATGCCAATACCTTGAAACTTAGGCGCAATATAAATTAGCGCGCGGTGTAATAATTTTTGGCTTAAAAATTCGGAAAAACATTTTCCGCCCGCTTCTATCCATAAATCGTGAATATTTTTTTGACCTATTATCGTTATTATTTCTGCCAAATCTAATTTATTATTATTTTCTGTTACTTCTACACAGTGAATTCCGCGATCGAGTAAGTTTTTTTTTCTTTCGTAAGAAGCATTCGCAGAATGAAATAATGTAATTGATTCAGCCGTATTGCAAACGGTGGCATTCAAAGGCAAATCCAGACGCGAATCGAGAATAAAAAGGGGTTTGGCAATGATTTCGTTTGCGTATCTTACATTCATTTGTGGATTATCACAAATAATTGTTTTAACGGTTGTTAAAATGGCATCGCTTTGTTTGCGGCAGTGATGAGTCAATTCCTGTAATTCTTTACCGGTGATTGAAATAGGGCCTGAATTTTTATCCGCAATTTTGCCGTCGAGGGTCATTGCAATTTTTGCAGTAATAAAGGGTTTTTGAGTTTCCGTCCAATAGTAATAACTTTTATAAAAATCAGTAATTTCAGGGATGGGTAAAAATTCACAATCAATATTTGCTTTATTTAATGCAGCCTCTCCCTTGCCTGCAACCAGAGGATTCGGATCCTTAAATCCATAAATAACTTTTTTAATGTTGGCTTTAATAATCGCATCCGTACAAGGTGGGGTTCTGCCAAAGTGGCAGCAAGGTTCTAGTGTGACGTACAAAGTGGCATCCTGGGTGTCAGGATTTTTTTTTAAAGCCTCCACTTCAGCGTGGGCATGGCCTGGCGCGTAATGATAACCCGTTGCAATGATCTTACCTTCACGAACTATAACGGCACCTACCGAAGGATTAGGCGCGCACGATCCTTTACGGATGGTGGCGAGCTTTAGCGCTTCGCGTAAAAAAAATGGATGGTCCGTCATTAAGCAACCGCATTATTACGATGTTTGGTCAAATAATTAATATAAGGAATAAATGCCAGACTTAAAAAAACGAGCACCATTGCAATCAATCCATACACAGTAAAGGCATGGCTATAAATTGGCAATGATTGAGCGGCTGTAATATGATCTGGAACGGCTGCAATGTTTGCAAGAAACCCACCGACCGCAAATGACAATGCTTGAGCAAAGAACCATACGCCCATCATCATACCGACGCGATGTTGCGGACAAAAAACAGTAATCATGGCAAGACCAATTGGGGACAATAAAAGTTCGCCTATGGTTTGTAAAAAGTAACTGGCGACCAACCAATTGGGCGAGGTTAAACCATTATTTCCAAATGAATGGGCGCCGTAAGCCAGCACCAGATAGCCTAGACTCATAAATAATATGCCCAGCACAAATTTATTTTGGATGGAGGGATTGAGTTTGGATTTATCCATGCGCAACCATAATCGGCTCAATATGGGACTTAATGCGATTATAAAAAATGAATTGAAAAACGCAGTGGATTCCGCATCTAATGGGATCCCCATGATTTTATGTTCCATATTGCGATCGGCAAAAAGCATGAGCGATGTGAATGCCTGGTTGTAAAGCGCCCAAAATCCAACAGAAATCGCGATCAGAATAATGCATGCTATCATTAGATTTCGCGATTCACGGGGTTCTTTCATGGCTAAATAAAGCGTTATCGCCAAAATAACGAGGCCCGCAAGTTCAATCAATGAATTGGTTGTTTGTGGATAAATAAATGCAACCTGGCAGATGCCAATAAAGGCCAACATACCTAGGAACAGACCAGCATACACTTTGAAACTGGGTTTATAATTTTTGACGTTTTGTTTTGGATAATAACCTTTGCCTTCCAGTTTTTTTCTGCCTAACTGAAAAGTTAATTGACCGAGCGCCATACCGACAGCCGCCAATAAAAAGCCGGAATGCCAGCCATATTTTGCAACTAATGCGCCGGCAATGACAGGAGGAATCAACGCGCCGATATTGATACCCATATAGAAAAGCGTAAATCCGCCTTCGCGACGGGGATCATTTTTTTGATAGAGATCACCGACAATGGCAGACACGTTGGGTTTGAAAAAACCATTTGCGCAAATCAGTAAACTCAATCCCAGGAAAAACAGCATTTTGTTAGGAGAGGCACAAGTAATATAGGCAATAATAAAAAGTGCACCACCAATCAAAATCGATCGCTGAAAGCCTAGATATCGGTCAGCAATATAACCACCGATGATGGGAGAAAGATACAAAATGGCGCTGGAGGCAGAATAAAGTAAATTCGCTTGCTCGTCTTGCATGAGCAATGCTTTAGTCATGTAGAGGATAATAATGGTTTGAAGGGTGTAAAAACCAAAGCGTTCCCACATTTCAGTGAAAAACAATAAATAAAGACCCTTGGGTTGCTGGGTCGTTTCTACTGACGATGCTGGGATAGCAATGGTTTCTGATTTCAACATAAGTCACCCACTCTGTGATGTTTTTATTTTTTCTGAAAAACTAATTTATAAAGCATCGATAATTTCAGAAAAACACCGCGTGGATTCTGAATTTATGCTGCTTCGGATTCCGCTTTTTCTCGTCCAACTAATTCTACGATAGCAATCGGAGCGCAGTCGCCTTTACGGTTGCCGGCTTTCAGAACTCGCAAATAACCACCTGGACGTTTTTTATAAAAAGGACCAATTTCATTAAATAATTTTTGAACCGCTTCGCGATCACGTAATCGAGCAAATGCAAGACGACGATTATGCAGGTTATCAATCTTGCCTAAAGTAATCATAGGTTCGATGTAGCTGCGTAGTTCTTTTGCCTTGATCAGAGTCGTTGTGATGAGTTCATGCTTTAATAATGAAACCATCATGTTCTTAAACATGGCCTTACGATGACTGCTCGTACGGCTAAAGTATCTACCTGATTTACGATGACGCATAAATAGTTCCTATTCTTTGTCTTTCTCTTTAAATGAAGATGGCGGCCAGTTATCCAAACGCATACCTAAGGATAAACCATGGGATGCCAACACATTTTTAATTTCGGTTAATGACTTTTTGCCCAAATTGGGTGTTTTCAACAAATCGGTTTCGGTACGTTGAATGAGATCACCAATGTAGAAAATGCTTTCTGCTTTTAAACAATTGGCAGAACGAACCGTTAATTCCAAATCGTCAACAGGGCGCATGAAAATAGGATTCACGGCTTGCTGTTCGGTTAACTCTTTAGCAACAGGTGATGATTTCAAATCAACGAAGGGTGAAAGTTGTTGCTGCAAAATGGTTGCAGATCGACGGATCGCTTCTTCGGGATCCAATGTACCATTGGTTTCTAAATCGATAATCAATTTGTCCATATCGGTGCGTTGTTCAACACGCGCACTTTCAACCGTGTAAGCCACGCGTTGGACTGGGCTAAAGCTAGCATCGATGCGCAATACACCAATAGCTGCTTTGCCTTCTTCGGCAGAACGGGTACGTGTGGTTGCAGCCGCTTGATAACCACGGCCTAATACGACTTTGAGGGTCATATTCAATGAACCTGATTCATTGAGATGCGCAATCACTTGTTCAGGATTGACGATTTCAACATCGTGTTCCAATGTGATATCGCCAGCAGTGACGACGCCGGGGCCCTTTTTGCTTAATTTTAAAGTGACTTCACCACGACCATGCATTCTGATTGCAATGTTCTTTAAATTCAGCAAAATTTCAATCACATCTTCCTGGACGCCAGGAATCGTGCCATATTCGTGCAACACGCCATCAATTTTAGTCTCAACAATTGCGGCACCTGGCATGGATGACAATAGGATTCTACGTAAAGTAGTTCCTAATGTATGACCAAAACCACGCTCAAGCGGTTCCAGTGTCACTTTTGCATGAAAAGGACTTAATGTTTCTACAGCAATTGCTCTGGGACTCAAAAACTCATACGGGTTATTTTGCATGAGAACCTCATAAAATCCTGATCGTTATTTGGAATAAAACTCAACAATTAATTTAACATTGATATCAGGTGGTAAATCTACCATCTCTGGTATCTGTTTAAATACGCCTTTCAACTCATTTACATCCACTTCCATCCAACCGCATGTGGGTTTGCTTTGTGCTAAGGCTAAAGCACCTTGTATCCGGAGTTGTTTTTTTGCTTTTTCCTTAATTGAAATTTGATCACCTGCTGCCATTGTAAATGAAGGAATGTTTACCACTTCACCATTTACCAGAATACTGCCGTGGCTGACTAACTGTCTTGCTTCAGCTCGGGTTGCAGCAAATCCCATTTTATAAACGACATTGTCTAAACGGCATTCCAGCAAGCGTAATAAATTTTCGCCAGTAGAACCTTTTAAACGTGCCGCTTTCTTAAAATAATTGCGGAATTGACGTTCTAATAATCCGTACATACGACGCAGTTTTTGTTTTTCACGCAACTGGGCACCGTATTCTGTTTCTCTTCCGCGACGCGCACCATGCATGCCGGGTGGCGTGTCTAATTTACATTTTGTATCTAATGAACGGACACCGCTCATTAATGAAAGATCAGATCGCTCTCTACGAGCTAATTTACATCTGGGTCCAAGATATCTAGCCATTAACCTACTCCTGCATTACACGCGACGTTTTTTAGGATCACGGCATCCATTGAATGGAATACCAGTCACATCAGTAATCGATAATATTTTTAAGCCAGCAGTATGCAATGATCGAATTGCTGATTCTCTGCCAGGGCCTGGGCCTTTCACGCGCACATGAACATTTTTCATGCCAAAGTTTTCAACGACAAGTTGTCCTACTTTGGTAGCGGCTTCGCCAGCAGCATAAGGAGTTGACTTACGTGACCCGCGATAACCACAACTGGCCGCGCTAGACCATGCAACCGTATTACCTTGAACGTCTGTAATCGTTACAATGGTATTGTTAAACGATGCATGAATATAGGCTATGCCGTCTATGACCTGTTTCTTGGCCTTTTTACGAGTCCGTGTCGTTGTTGTTGCTTGTGTTTGGGATGCTGTCATTCTATTTACATTCCTACTTAATTATTTACACCTTACCTTTTCTCTTACCCTTACGAGTTCTAGCATTGGTACGAGTTCTTTGGCCGCGAACCGGTAACCCACGACGATGGCGCAAGCCGCGATACGTTCCCAATTCAATCAGGCGCTTAATATTCATAGCCACTTCACGACGAAGATCACCTTCTACACGAATTTTGGCCACTTCTGTACGTAACAACTCTAATTCCGGCTCAGACAGGTCTTTGACCTTTTTTGAGGGACTGATCTTGGCCGAACTACAAATAGCCTTGGCTTTTGATCGCCCAATACCGTAAATCGAGGTAAGGCCTATTACTATATGTTTTTGCATGGGTATATTTACGCCAGCAATACGTGCAGATGACATTCAATCACTCCTACTAACTTATTGATCCTACGACCGGAAAAGCGCGTCAGTTTAATCTTCAATACACAAAAAAGCAATCAATTTTATAATAAATTTCGTTAAATATTAACCTTGTTTCTGTTTGTGTTTTTTATCTTTACAGATAATACGCACAACTCGATTTCTGCGGATAATTTTGCAATTCCGGCAAATTTTCTTTACTGATGCACCTACTTTCATATCTCGCTCCAATCAACTAATTCAGTTAAACAATGTTTATCTCATTCCCATGCCGCCGCTGCGCAAATTGGCCTTTTTCAATAGGGACTCATATTGATAAGACATAATATGTGCCTGGACCTGCGCCATAAAGTCCATTACAACCACAACGATAATTAACAGGGAGGTTCCGCCAAAATAAAATGGCACATTCCAGGTCAATATCATAAATTCCGGCAATAAACAGACTAGTGTAACATAAATTGCCCCGGCTAGGGTTAATCTTGTCATTACTGTATCGATGTAGCTGGCAGTCTGATCACCTGGGCGGATACCCGGGATGAAAGCCCCTGATTTTTTTAGGTTTTCTGCTGTTTCTTTGGGATTAAATACCAAAGCAGTATAAAAGAAGCAGAAAAATACAATCGCTACACCAAACAAGACCATATGCAATGGCTGCCCTTGCTGCAGCGCCACGCCTATGGTACCTAACCATTCCATGCCTTTACCGTGCCCAAACCACTGAGCAAGGGTTGCTGGAAATAAAATAATGCTAGATGCAAAAATCGGTGGTATTACACCCGACATATTAATTTTTAAGGGCAAATGACTGCTTTTGGCAGAGTACATTTTGCCGCCTTGCATGCGCCGCGCATAATTAATGGTAATGCGACGCTGACCACGCTCAACAAACACTACAAAGGCAACCACTAACACAACCGCTGCAATAATGAGTAGCAGACTGATTACCTGCAATTGGCCTTCTCTTACTTGTTCTAAGGTCCTGCCGATTGCAGTCGGTAAACCTGCCACAATACCTGCAAAGATAATTAAAGAAATACCATTACCTATGCCGCGTTCTGTTACTTGTTCACCCAACCACATGAGAAACAATGTCCCCGTCACCAGGGTCAATGTGGTCGTGAAATAAAATGGAAAGCCTGGGTCGAGCGCTATTCCATGAGTTGCCAGCATCTTAGAAACACCTACCGCTTGGAACGTGGCTAATATCAATGTGCCATAGCGAGTATATTTGTTAATCTTGCGCTGACCGGATTCGCCTTCTTTTCTCAGTTCAGACAGTTGCGGCGAAAGAACCGTTAAAAGCTGAATAATAATCGATGCAGAGATATAAGGCATAATCCCCAATGCGAAAATACTAAATCGCATCAGCGCGCCACCGGAAAACATATTGAATAAACCAATAATGTTATTCTGTTGGGCATTAAACAGTTCTGCCAATCGTTGTGGGTTCAATCCCGGTACCGGGATATAAGAACCAATTCGAAAGACAAGAATAGCAATCAGTACAAACATCAAACGTCGTTTTAAATCGACTATCCCTGGATTACTTGCGCCTGTTCTGGTGTTTGCCATTTATGCTCCGCTTTTTAAGCTTAAGCCTCTACTTTGCCGCCTGCAGCTTCAATTGCGGTTTTAGCACCTGCTGTAACAGGAATACCGCGCAAAGTAATTTTTTTCTCGATTTTACCGGCCAAAATCACTTTGACAGATTTGGTATTATGGTTGATAAGACCTTCGGTTTTTAATATTTCGAAATCAACCACATCCGCAGTCACTTTATTTAAATCAGACAAACGGATTTCCATGCGAAATAAGGCTTTTTCAGACTTAAATCCGGATTTTGGAATTCGGCGTTGTAAAGGCATCTGACCGCCTTCAAATCCAACTTTGTGGTAACCACCCGCGCGTGCGCGTTGACCTTTATGTCCGCGTCCGCAAGTTTTGCCTTTTCCTGAACCGATACCGCGACCCAGTCGTTTAGCTGGCGTTTTTGAACCTGGAGCGGGTTGTAGTGTATTTAGATGCATCGTTACACTTCCTCAACTGATACGAGATAATTGACTTTATTAATCATGCCGCGTGTACAGGGGTTATCTAAAACAATAGCAGAGCTATTGGTACGACGAAGTCCTAGACCTTTTACACAGGCTTTATGCGCAGGGAGCACTTTGGTCGTGCTGCGCACTAAAGTTACTTTTAATTTTTTCTTAGCAGACATAATTAATTCCCAAGAATTTCTTCAACGGTTTTGCCACGTTTAGCAGCAACATATTCCGGTGTTGCAACATTTTCTAATGCATTTAGTGTTGCTCTGACGACATTGATTGGATTCGTTGAACCAACAATTTTGGCCAACACATCTTTGACGCCCAACACTTCGAACACAGCACGCATTGCGCCACCTGCGATAATTCCTGTACCTTCGGATGCGGGTTTCATAAACACTTTAGTTGAACCGTGTTTGCCGTTCAACTGAGCATGGATAGTACCCCCTTTGAGCACAACGTTACGCATATTCTTGCGCGCGGCTTCCAATGCTTTTTGGATGGCGACCGGCACTTCTCGCGCTTTACCACGGCCAAAACCAATACGGCCGTTACCATCGCCAACGACGGTAATCGCAGCAAAACTGAAAATTCTGCCGCCTTTTACTACTTTTGCGTTACGGGCCACTGCAACTAATTTTTCTTGCAGGCCGTCACTTTTTGTTGATTGGTCAAAACTCGCCATAATAAACCCTTAAAATTGTAATCCGCCCTCTCTAGCGGCGTCCGCTAAAGCCTTAATACGACCATGGTAGTTAAAACCTGATCGATCAAATGCAACTTCTTTTATGCCAGCATCGAGCGCACGTTGTGCAACTAACTTGCCAACCAGTTTCGCTGCTTCAACATTGCCTGTTGATTTGAGTTTGGTTTTAATTTGCTTATCCAAACTGGATGCGCAAGCCAACACCGTATCACCATTCGGAGATATTACTTGAGCATAGATATGACGCGGGGTTCTGTGAACACTTAAACGGACTGCTTCCTGTTCACGAATCGCCATTCTGACGCGTTTTGCTCGACGTAATCTTGAATCTTTTTTATTGGATGTCTTCATAAAAGCCTACTATTTTTTCTTCGTTTCTTTCAGCACAATGCTTTCATTTGCGTAACGAATGCCTTTACCTTTGTAAGGTTCAGGAGAGCGGACTGCTCTAATCTTCGCCGCAGCATGGCCGACCATGTGTTTATCAATTCCCTTAACCAAAATTTCTGTTTGGCTGGGTGTTTCAAAGGTCACGCCCTCTGGCGCTTCAATCACGACGGGGTGCGAATAGCCAATAGTTAAATTTAGGGTCTTGCCTTTTGCCTGAGCACGATAACCGACGCCCACTAATACTAATTTGCGTTCAAAACCTTTTGTGACGCCATGAACGATATTATGAATTTTGGCTCGCAAGGTTCCGGTAATTGAATTTCTCAATTTTGAGCCTGATCCTGTGCGGCAATAGCCATCGTTCGATGCCAGGATTTTCACCTGCTTATTGTCTTCCACTTCCACTTTAACAGATGGGTGCAAAGGGACAGCATACTGTCCTTTTGGGCCTTTGATTAATAAATCTTGACCCTGAAGCTTAACTTCAACCCCTGAAGGGATGGTAACTGGTTTTCTTCCAACTCTAGACGTTGCCATAACCTCTCCTATTCAACCGTACACAAAATCTCACCGCCGAGCTTCTGAGCACGCGCTGTACGCTCAGTCATCACGCCTTTCGGTGTAGATACGATTGCAATACCTAATCCAGCACGTACCACTGGAAGTTTTTTATTGCCTCTGTAAATACGCAAACCGGCACGACTAACACGCTGGATTTGCTCAATGACAGGCTTACCCTGATAATATTTTAAAGAAACATCAACATCGGATTTATTGTTTTCAGAACGAACTTTAAAGCCTTCGATGTACCCTTCGTCTTGTAACACTTTTAGAATAGACACTTTCATCTTAGACGAAGGCATGGCGACTTGAAGCTCACCTGCTCTTTGCGCGTTTCTAATCCGCGTTAACATATCCGCTATTGGATCATGCATTGACATTGTATAAATACCTCTAAACTATTCGCGTTTATTACCAACTAGCTTTGTGCATTCCAGGAACTAATCCATTCATTACTGCGCTACGCATATGAATTCGGCATAGCCCTGTTAAACGATTATATGCGCGTGATCGTCCGCACAAACGGCAACGACTACGTTGTCGTGAGCGACTGGAATCGCGCGGTAACGCTTGCAATTCGACTTCTGCTTTGGCTCGTTCATCATCACTCAAACGGACATTGCAGATAATGCTTTTTAGGCGTTGCCGTTTTTCATCAAATTTCTTATTTAAACGGGTGCGCTTTTTTTCACGTTCAATCATTGAAGTTTTAGCCATATCGTATTAACCCACGTCTTTTTCTTTAAAAGGAAAGTTGAAAGCTTCTAACAATGCTTGTGCTTCTTTATCCGATTTTGCCGATGTCGTAATCGTGATATCTAAACCGCGCAATGCATCGATTTTATCGTATTCAATTTCTGGAAATACGATTTGTTCTTTGAAACCTAAACTGTAATTTCCACGGCCATCGAATGATCGAATGCTCAACCCACGGAAATCGCGAACACGTGGTAGTGCGATGGAAATCAAGCGATCCAAAAATTCATACATGCGGTTACCACGTAATGTGACTTTGCAACCAATCGGCCAGTTTTCGCGAACTTTGAAACCTGCGATCGATTTGCGTGCCAGGGTAACAACCGGTTTTTGGCCAGCAATTTTTTCTAAGTCAGCAACAGCGGCAGTAATGACTTTCTTATCTTCCATTGCTTCGCCTAATCCCATGTTCAATGTTATTTTATTGATTCGTGGGACTTGCATGACTGATTTGTAGTTAAACTTTTTTTTCAGTTTTTCTACTACACTTTTACGATACTGGTCGAGCAATCTTGCCATAGTTCACCTATTCTTACACATCGATTACTTCATTGTTGTCTTTGAAGTAGCGTACTTTACGCCCGTCATCCAACGTTTTAATTCCTACTCGGCTACCTTTTTCTGTTGATGTGTTATAAAGCATCACATTCGAAGAATCGATCGGCTGTGTTTTAATAACAATACCACCGCGGTCACCTGTGTTAGGGTTCGCTCTCATATGTTTTTTAACTGTGTTGATACCGTCTATTATTAATTGTTTGCCTTGATCAACAATAGTCAGTACTACACCTTTTTTACCTTTGTCTTTGCCGGCGATTACAATTACTTGGTCGCCTTTTCTGATCTTTTTCATGCGCGTACTCTCTGAAATTTGGCCTATAGTACTTCGGGAGCTAATGAAATAATTTTCATAAAGTTTTCCCCACGTAATTCACGAGTGATTGGCCCGAAAATACGTGTCCCAATTGGCTGCATTTGCGCGTTTAGCAATACAACAGCGTTTTCATCAAAACGTATAAGTGATCCATCTGGACGTCTGACACCTTTTTTTGTCCGTACAATCACCGCATTCAAGACTTCACCTTTTTTCACTTTGCCGCGAGGGATAGCCTCTTTCACGCTCACTTTAATGACATCACCGATATTGGCATAACGACGACGTGATCCACCTAATACCTTGATACACATCACGCGACGCGCACCACTATTGTCTGCTACATCTAGTATCGACTGCGTCTGAATCATGCCTTAACTCCACTTCTTTTTATTGGCTGACGTAAAGACCGCCAATACTATCACGTTTATTCAAAAAATAAATAAAGTATTTGAAAAATAATGTATAAACTACCCAGCTATTTCTGTTGCTGCGCGCTCCATTACCTCAACTAGCACCCAATGCTTGGTTTTGGATAACGGGCGGCTTTGCTGAATAAGCACAACATCACCAATTCCACATGAATTTGTTTCATCATGTGCATACATCTTAGAAAAGCGACGCATATACTTCCCATAAACGGGATGCTTCACCTTACGTTCTACCCGAACTACGATGGTTTTGTGCATTTTGTTACTGACAACTTTGCCAATCACACTTCGAGCTGATTTATTCACTTCTGCCATAATCATGAACCTTCTTTTTCACGTAAGATTGTTTTAATACGCGCTATCTCTCTTCTAACCTTTCTAAATAGATGAGTTTGCGGTGTTTGGCCTACGCCTCTTTGCATGCGCAGATTAAATTGTTCTTTTAATAGAGCAACTAATTCATTCTGCAACTCATCTGATTTTTTGTTTCTCAATTCAGTAGCGTTCATTACATTATCGTCCGTTCTTCGAATAGTGTTTTCACGGGAAGTTTAGCTGCGGCTAACGATAATGCTTCGCGAGCTACTTCAGGTGTGACACCATCAATTTCAAACATCACGCGACCGGGTTGAACTAACGCGACCCAGTACTCTACGTTACCTTTACCTTTACCTTGTCGCACTTCCAGCGGTTTCTTGCTGATTGGTTTATCAGGGAATACCCGAATCCATATTTTTCCACCACGCTTCAAGTGACGCGACATCGCACGACGAGCGGCTTCGATCTGACGAGACGTTAAACGGCCGTGTTCGACTGCCTTTAAACCAAATTCGCCAAAACTAACCTTGTTGCCTCGGGTTGCGACACCACGATTGCGACCTTTAAATTGTTTGCGGTATTTTGTCCGCTTAGGTTGCAACATTGTTACTTCTCCTGTTTTGCTGAAGTTTTATCTGTTGCAGCGCCTTCAGCCTGATCTTTGTCACCAATAACTTCGCCTTTGAATATCCAGACTTTTACACCAATGACACCGTAGGTGGTAAAAGCTTCAGCCAAACCGTAATCAATATCGGCTCGCAATGTATGCAATGGAACGCGACCTTCTCGATACCATTCACTGCGCGCAATTTCAGCACCGCCCAATCGACCACTAACACAGATCTTGATGCCTTTAGCACCTAATCGAATAGCGGTGGTGACAGCACGTTTCATAGCGCGTCGGAACATAACGCGTTTTTCTAATTGCTGTGCAACTGTTTCAGCAACCAGTTTTGCATCCAATTCAGGTTTGCGGACTTCTTCGATGCTCACGTGGACTGGCACGTTTAAAATTTTATTAATTTCATCGCGAAGTGTTTCAACTTCTTTGCCGCTCTTTCCAATGATCACACCTGGGCGTGCGGTATAAACCGTAATCTTTGCATTCCGCGCAGGTCTATCAATTTGAATTCGGCTGATGCCAGCAAGAGCCAATCTTTCTTTTAAAAATTCCCTGACTTTAATATCAGCACATAATGTATCCGCGAAATCTTTAGACGGAGCATACCATCTGGATGACCAGTCTTTTACGATGCCTAGGCGCATACCTATGGGATGTACTTTTTGTCCCATTATTTGGACTCCTCATCAGAAACAATAACTGTAATGTGACAAGTGGGTTTTAAAATCCGACAGCCACGACCTTTTGCCCTTGCATGCATACGTTTGTATGTAGGCCCTTGGTCAGCAAATACTTTTGCGACCTTTAATTCATCAATATCTGCACCTGCATTGTGCTCAGCGTTTGCAATCGCTGATTCCAGAACTTTTTTAACGATACCAGCGGCTTTCTTGGTGCTGAATTTTAAAAGCTCGAGAGCATTGCTCACAGACTTACCTCGGATTTGATCGCAAATCAGCCGGCATTTCTGCGGAGATAATCTTGTATGTTTTAATCTTGCTGCAACTTCCATTCTCTATCCCCCTTACTTCTCGCTTTTTTCAGCAGCTGCTGGTTTTTCACCTGCTGGTTTTTCTTCACCGGCTTTCGCTTTTCTGTCGCCAGAGTGACCTTTGAACGTGCGTGTAGAAGCAAATTCACCTAATTTGTGGCCCACCATATTTTCAGTCACGAAAATTGGCACATGTAACCTGCCGTTATGCACTGCAATGGTGATGCCTACCATTTCTGGGAGGATCATTGAACGGCGCGACCAGGTTTTGATTGGTCGTTTATTACTAGTAGCGACAGCTTCTTCAACTTTCTTCATCAAGTGGCTATCGACAAATGGTCCTTTTTTAACTGAACGTGGCACGCTTAAACCCTCATCTAAAATTTATGATGAAAAATCACCTATTCACGACTACGTCGACGCACAATAAACTTGCTGGTGCGTTTGTTTTTACGAGTCTTATAACCTTTCGTTGGAACACCGGACGGGCTAACAGGATGACGTCCACCGGATGTTTTACCTTCACCACCACCATGTGGATGGTCAACAGGATTCATGGCAACCCCACGTACGGTGGGTCGAATACCACGTCTGCGACTTGCCCCTGCGTTACCTAACGAGCGCAGATTATTTTCCAGATTTCCGACTTCGCCTATGACAGCGCGGCAATCAGATAATACTTTACGCATTTCACCTGAACGTAATCGCAGGGTCGCGTAAATGCCATCACGAGCGATCAACTGCACGGATGCGCCTGCGCTACGAGCCAATTGAGCGCCTTTACCGGGCTTCAACTCGATGCAATGGATGGTTGAACCAATCGGAATATTGGTCAACGGCAAGCAATTGCCTGGCTTAATGGGAGCCTCAGCCCCTGAAAGCAATTCATCGCCAGCGCTTACACCATTGGGTGCAATCATATAACGACGTTCGCCATCGGCATAAAGCAACAGCGCTAAATGAGCACTTCGGTTTGGATCATATTCCAAACGCTCAACACGGGCGACAATACCGTCTTTATCTCGTTTGAAATCTACGAGGCGATAACGTTGTTTATGGCCACCACCAATATGACGGCACGTAATACGACCCTGGTTGTTGCGTCCACCGGTCTTTTTCTTTTGAACGACTAAAGGCGCATAAGGCGTGCCTCTATGTAGTTCTTTATTAACCACTTTTAGGACAAACCGTTGTCCTGGTGAGGTTGGTTTTGATTTTGCTAATGCCATACTATCCTACCTAATAAATTAAGCTGCGTTATTATATAGATACACAGCTAAAAACCAATCTTTTTTTTCAATTTTTTTATGCCCTTAACCAAAGGGTCCAAAGTTTATTGTGATCCAGCGAGATCAATCTGGTGACCAACTTGGAGTGTCACATAAGCTTTTTTCCACGCTTTACTGCGGCCTAGTATACTACCAAATCGTTTCGGTTTGGTTTTTACATTTGAAATTCGAACCTGTTGGACCTTGGTTTTAAATAGCTGTTCAACCGCCTCTTTGACTTCTGGCTTGGTCGCGCTTTGGCAAACTTCAAATACATATTCTCTGCGTTCTTGTCCCATGGTCGCTTTTTCAGACAAATGGGGGGCTCTAATCACTCTTAAAAGATGCGCTTGGTTCATTTCAGCAACTCCTCAATCTGCTTTAACGCAGCTGCTGTAACAACCACTTTTTCTGCGCCAACCAAACAAGAAGGATCGATAGCAGCGACATCTCGGACTTCTACGTTAGGAAGGTTACGGGATGCCAAGTAAATGTTTTCATCAACAGCTTCTGTAATAATTAAAGCGTTATTGCCCGCATTTAACTTATCCAGTTTAGCAATAAAATCTTTGGTTTTGGGTGATTCAATTTCAAGTGTTTCAACCACCATTAATCTATCCAATCGAATCAGTTCAGAAAAGATTGAGCAAATCGCTCCACGATACATCTTGCGATTGACTTTCTGAGCATAATTTCTGGGTTTTGCAGCGAAAACCACACCACCTTTACGCCATAATGGGCTGCGGATGGTACCTGCGCGTGCACGGCCAGAGCCTTTTTGATTAAAAGGTTTGATACCGCCACCGCGAACTTCAGATCGTGTTTTCTGTGCGTGTGTACCAGCTCGACCGGCAGCCAAATAGGCTGTTACGACCTGATGCACTAAGGGTTCATTGAATCTAGCCCCAAAAATCTCGTCTGATACTTCTAATTTTTTCTTTTTACCAACCAGCTGGAGTTCCATTAGTTAGCCCCCTTTTCTGAATGCACTTTGACAGCAGGGCGAATAATCACTTCGGAACCCGGCGCGCCAGGAACGGCACCTTGGATCAAGATAAGATTGCGTTCTGCATCAATCCGTACAACTTGTTGCGACATAATGGTGCGTTGTTTGTCACCCATATGGCCAGACATTTTTTTGCCTTTGAAGACTTTACCAGGTGATTGTCGTTGACCAATAGATCCTGGTGCGCGGTGAGATAAAGAGTTACCGTGGGTCGCATCTTGAGCGGCAAAATGATGACGCTTAATGGTACCTTGAAAACCTTTACCTTTTGTCGTTCCAGTGACATCTACATATTGGCCGGGCGCAAATCGATCTGCTTTCAGTTCAGAGCCTAAGGAAAAACCTTCGAGCGTATCAACTCTAAATTCCCAAAGACCAACACCGGGCTCAACACCTGCTTTCGCAAAATGACCAGCCTGGGGCTTGGTCACTCGGGATCGCTTGCGAGCACCTGTTGTGACTTGAATAGCCTGATATCCGTCTGTCTCAGTTGTTTTAATCTGAGTGACGCGATTTGGCAACACTTCAACGACGGTTACTGGAATGGAAAGCCCATCTTCAGTAAACACCCGAGTCATACCACATTTTTTTCCAACTAAACCGATCATTTTATTAACCTTCTGTATCAACACTGATCTGTACGTCTACGCCCGCAGCTAAGTCCAGCTTCATTAATGCATCGATCGTTTTATCGGTAGGTTGATTGATATCAACTACGCGCTTATGAGTTCTTAACTCATATTGATCACGTGCATCTTTGTCTACGTGCGGAGAAATCAACACAGTGTATCGTTCAATTTGTGTTGGCAAAGGAATGGGGCCTTTTACTTGGGCCCCGGTACGCTTTGCTGTCTCAACAATTTCGCGAGTCGAACGGTCAATCAATCGATGATCAAACGCCTTCAAGCGAATTCTAATCCTTTGACTCTTTCTGCCAATTGCCATAATTAATTACTCAATAACTTTAGAAACAACGCCCGCACCCACTGTGCGACCACCTTCACGAATAGCAAACCGCAGACCATCTTCCATTGCGATTGGCGCGATAAGCTTAACAACCATACGAATATTATCGCCTGGCATCACCATTTCAACGCCAGCTGGCAATTCACATTCACCCGTCACGTCAGTTGTACGGAAATAGAACTGAGGACGATATCCTTTGAAGAATGGAGTATGACGACCACCTTCTTCTTTGGAGAGCACGTATACTTCCGCTTCAAATTTGGTGTGCGGGGTAATACTGCCTGGATGCGCTAATACTTGTCCACGTTCAACTTCTTCACGTTTGGTACCGCGTAATAACACACCAACGTTATCACCTGCGCGACCCTCATCAAGCAATTTACGGAACATTTCAACGCCTGTACAAGTGGTCTTGATTGTTGGTTTCAAGCCAATGATTTCAAGGTCTTCACCTACTTTAACAATACCTCTTTCCACGCGACCTGTAACAACTGTACCGCGACCAGAAATAGAGAATACGTCTTCAATTGGTAACAAGAAGGGTTGATCAATTTTACGTTCTGGTTGTGGGATATAGTCATCCATCGCTTGAACTAATTTATAAATAGCTGGAACGCCGATTTCGCTTTGGTCGCCTTCCAATGCTTTGAGTGCGGAACCAATAACGATAGGAGTTTTGTCGCCAGGGAAATCATAGCTGGTCAACAGATCTCTCACTTCCATTTCAACTAAGTCTAATAATTCTTTGTCATCAACCATGTCGGCTTTGTTCAAGAACACAACGATGTATGGTACGCCAACCTGACGAGCCAACAAGATATGTTCGCGGGTTTGTGGCATAGGACCGTCTGCAGCGGACACAACGAGAATAGCACCGTCCATTTGCGCAGCACCGGTAATCATGTTTTTGACATAGTCTGCGTGTCCTGGGCAATCCACATGCGCATAGTGACGTTTGTCTGATTGATATTCTACGTGTGCGGTTGCAATCGTAATACCACGCGCTTTTTCTTCAGGCGCTTTATCAATTTGATCATACGCCAATGCTTCGCCACCAAATTTTTCTGACATACATTTGGTTAATGCGGCTGTTAATGTAGTTTTACCATGGTCAACGTGACCAATTGTTCCAACATTTAAGTGTGGCTTTGTACGTTCAAATACTGCTTTTGCCATGTTTATATCCCCTTAATTAAATCTTTAATTATGCAGTGCTCTTAGTCATTACTTGCTCAGCGATACTTGCTGGTGCTTCATTATATTTTGAAAACTCCATTGTGTATGTAGCGCGACCTTGCGACATAGAACGCACATCGGTTGCATACCCAAACATTTCTCCTAGCGGCACTTCGGCGTGAATAATCTTACCCGACGGGCCATCTTCCATACCTTGAAGAATACCGCGACGTCGATTGAGATCACCCATGACATCACCCATATATTCTTCAGGTGTGACAACTTCCACTTTCATAATAGGTTCAAGTAAAACAGGACGGGCTTTTTTGGCACCTTCTTTGAAACCCATCGATCCTGCAATCTTAAACGCCATTTCACTTGAGTCGACATCGTGGTAAGAGCCATCGAATAAGGTCACTTTCACATCCACCACAGGGAATCCTGCGATAACACCATTTTCCATTTGCTCTTGTATTCCTTTGTCGACTGGAGAAATATATTCTTTTGGTATTGCTCCACCCACAATTGCATTAACAAATTCATAACCTGCGCCCGGTTCACGCGGCTCGATACGAATCCAGACGTGACCATATTGACCACGGCCACCCGACTGACGCACGTACTTGCCTTCTTGTTCCACGGCCTGCCGAATCGTTTCGCGATAAGCCACTTGTGGCTTACCTACGTTCGCTTCAACACCAAATTCACGTTTCATACGATCAACAATAATTTCAAGATGCAATTCACCCATTCCTGAAATAATGGTTTGACCTGATTCTTCGTCCGTGTGTACACGGAATGAAGGATCTTCTTGAGCGAGCTTGCCTAATGCGATACCCATTTTTTCTTGGTCAGCTTTTGTTTTGGGCTCGACAGCAACATCGATAACCGGTTCTGGGAAAACCATTTTTTCAAGAATAATCACATTTTCAGGATCCGTTAATGTGTCACCGGTTGTTACTTTCTTCATACCAACGGCTGCAGCAATATCACCTGCGCGAACTTCTTTAATTTCGCTACGTGTATTGGCATGCATCTGCAATAAACGACCGATGCGTTCTTCTTTATCTTTAATCGGATTAAAAACGGTATCACCCGATTGCAATACGCCTGAATAGACACGGAAATAAGTCAGTGTTCCAACGTAAGGATCCGTTGCAATTTTAAATGCTAACGCTGAAAAAGGCTCCGTATCCGTTGGATGTCTTTCAATTGGCGTACCTTCGCTATCATCTTTTTGTCCTTTCACAGCAGGCACATCCGCTGGTGATGGCAAATAATAAATAACGGAGTCTAATAATGCTTGCACACCTTTATTTTTAAATGCAGAACCACAGAGCATAGGAATAACTTCATTCTTAATGGTGCGAATGCGTAAGCCTTTGCGAATTTCCTCTTCGGATAAGTCGCCTTGCTCCAAATATTTATTCATTAATTCTTCGGAAGCTTCTGCAGCAGCTTCGACCATCTGTTCACGCCATTTTTTGCATTCTTCAAGCATCGCGGGGGCGATTTCACGTGCTTCATAGGTCATGCCTTGATTGGATTCATTCCAGTAAATAGCTTTCATGCGAACCAAATCAACCACGCCTTCAAAATTTTCTTCAGCCCCGATCGGCAATTGAATCGGCACCGCATTTGCGCCTAATCGGTTACGAACTTGTCCAACAACACGCAAAAAGTTAGCGCCGGCACGGTCCATCTTGTTAACGAACCCAAGACGAGGAACGCCATAACGATTCGCTTGACGCCATACGGTTTCACTTTGCGGTTCCACACCACCGACAGCACAAAATACAGCACAAGCTCCGTCGAGGACGCGTAAGGAACGTTCCACTTCAATGGTGAAGTCAACGTGTCCTGGTGTATCAATAATATTAATTCGATGCTGGGGAAATTGTTTATCCATTCCATACCAGAAGCAGGTAGTGGCTGCTGAGGTAATGGTAATCCCACGTTCTTGTTCTTGTTCCATCCAATCCATAATGGCAGCGCCTTCATGGACTTCGCCGATCTTGTGCGATACGCCCGTATAATAGAGGACGCGTTCAGTCGTGGTAGTTTTACCCGCATCAATATGGGCCATAATGCCTATATTGCGATAACGTTCAATTGGTGTTGCTCTTGCCACTGTCTATACCTCTCTACCAACGATAATGAGCAAAAGCCTGGTTGGCTTTAGCCATTCTGTGCATATCATCACGCTCTTTGACTGCAGCGCCACGACCATGAATTGCATCCATAATTTCTGCGGCTAAGCGCGATACCATGGTTTTTTCACCACGAACTTTTGCGGCTTTAGCTAACATACGCATTGCTAACGCTAATCCTCGGGTCGGATCCACTTCGACTGGGACTTGATAAGTTGCACCACCTACTCGTCGTGATTTGACTTCGACAGTGGGTCTTACGTTATGTAATGCTTTATCTAAAATCTCTAAGGCTTCTTTGTTTGAAGCAGGCTTCAAACTGCCTGATCCGCCAGATTCACCTTCGGAATCGTCTTTTTTAGAAGACTGCTTGTCTTTTTTCATACGCTTAGCAGCGTCATTCAGCGCTTCGTAAACAATATGTTCTGCAAGGGATTTTTTACCCTTACGCATTACGACGTTAATAAATTTTGCCAACAACTCACTCCCGTAGAGTGGATCAGGCAAAATTTCTCGTTTCATTGCAGCTTTTCTTCTTGGCATTGCTATATTCCCATGAGTTCTTTAAATATAGACCATCTATTCTTTTGGTCTCTTCGCACCGTATTTTGAACGGCCACGACGTCGACCCGAAACACCGGCGGTATCTAAACTACCGCGAACAATGTGATAACGCACACCTGGTAAGTCTTTAACACGACCACCGCGGATCAATACAACAGAGTGCTCCTGCAGGTTGTGCCCTTCACCACCGATATAGGCTGTGACCTCACCACCATTGGTTAAACGTACACGCGCCACTTTACGTAATGCCGAGTTTGGCTTTTTTGGCGTTGTCGTATATACACGGGTACAAACACCGCGTTTTTGAGGACATTGAGCCAAATGTGGCACTGTCGATTTTACAATTTTTGGAACTCGTGGTTTACGCACAAGTTGATTTATTGTTGGCATTCTAAAAACTCCAGCCTAATCATCATGTTATTAAATCTGTTATCCCATCCACCCCTTAACATTTAAGGAGGAGGCGGGATTCTAAAAAGGACTGCGCATTCTGTCAAGCTTAGTTATCTCTTTTAGATAACTTTTTTTTGTTTTTTCATTATGATGGGCATAAAAACCCATCATAATGAGGTCGTTTATGGCTTTTGGCCTATTCCGGTAACTTTTTTCCCTTACGTTCGGAATGATAAGCCAATCCAGTTCCGGCAGGTATTAGTCGACCAACAATGACATTTTCCTTTAATCCGCGCAGCTCATCGCTTTTGCCACTGACAGCCGCTTCGGTCAGAACGCGTGTTGTTTCCTGGAACGAGGCTGCAGAAATAAACGATTCTGTCGCCAACGATGCTTTGGTGATACCCAATAACATGGGTTCATGTCGGGCAGGAATTTTGCCGGCCTTCTGGACGCGTTCATTTTCTTCGCGCAATTGACCAAATTCCACTTGTTCACCTTTCAAGAAGCTGGTGTCGCCAGGATGCTCGATCGTGACTTTTCGCAACATTTGACGAATAATCACTTCGATGTGTTTATCATTGATTTTTACACCTTGCAAACGATACACATCTTGTACTTCATTCACAATATAATTGGTCAGCGCATTGATTCCTAACAATCGTAAAATATCGTGTGGATTCAATGAACCTTCCGCAATGACTTCCCCTTTTTCAACATGTTCACCCTCAAACACATTGACGTGGCGCCATTTTGGAATCAATTCTTCGTGTGTGTCGCCTGAAGGACCGGTAATAACTAAACGACGTTTGCCTTTTGTTTCTTTACCGAAACTGATGATACCGGAAATTTCTGCCAAAATTGCAGGATCTTTCGGGCGTCGAGCTTCGAATAAATCAGCAACGCGTGGTAAACCGCCGGTGATGTCGCGTGTTTTTGATGTTTCTTGCGGAATACGTGCAATGACATCCCCTACTTTTACTCTTGCGCCATCTTCGAAATTAATGATCGCATCGGGTGGCAAAAAGTATTGCGCAGGTAAATTAGTACCCGCGAGGAATAATTCCTTACCTTTTTCATCCATCAATTTAATTAATGGTTTCAGTTCTTTACCGCTCACACCACGCTGTTTTGGATCGATAACCACGATGCTACTTAAACCGGTTAATTCATCGGTTTGGCGATTCATGGTCACGCCTTCGATCAAGTCGGCAAATTTCAGACGTCCAGCGACTTCAGTGATCACAGGGTGACTGTGTGGATCCCAGTTCGCAACGATTTGACCGGATTCCGCACGCACGCCATCGCTAACGGATAATTCGGCACCGTATGGAATTTTATAACGTTCACGTTCACGGCCATGTTCATCGACAACCGCCAATTCACCGGATCGAGATACTGCAATAAATTTTCCGCTGTGATGCTGAATCAATTTAATGTTATGCAGTTTGATTTTTCCGGCTAATTTAATTTGAACGTTGTTGGCAGCCGTAGCTCGAGATGCCGCACCACCGATGTGGAACGTTCTCATGGTCAACTGCGTTCCTGGTTCACCGATCGACTGCGCTGCAATCACACCGACTGCTTCACCAATATTCACTTTATGACCGCGCGCTAAATCACGACCGTAACAAGCAGCGCAAATACCAAAACGCGCATCGCAATTAATTGGCGAACGGACTGTCACTTGATCAACAGAAAGTTCTTCCAAATTGGCAACCAGTTTTTCATCCAGCAATGTTCCTGCTGGAACAATTAATTTTCCAGTCGCAGGATTCATTACATCTTGTGCGGTGACTCGTCCGAGAACGCGTTCATGTAAAGGTTCAACCACATCACCACCTTCAATCAGTGGTGTCATGGTAATACCTTGTGTCGTACCGCAATCTAAATCCGTGATGACGAGATCTTGTGCCACGTCAACTAAACGACGTGTCAAATAACCGGAGTTTGCGGTTTTCAACGCGGTATCCGCCAACCCTTTGCGCGCACCGTGAGTTGAAATAAAGTATTGTAATACGTTTAGACCTTCACGGAAGTTTGCCGTAATTGGCGTTTCGATAATCGAACCGTCTGGTTTAGCCATCAAACCACGCATACCGGCTAACTGACGGATCTGAGCTGCGGATCCTCTCGCACCCGAATCGGCCATCATATAAATTGAGTTAAAAGATTCTTGCTGAACTTTGTGACCTTTTTTATCTTTCACACTTTCAGAAGATAATTCCGTCATCATGGCTTTAGCCACTTGATCGTTGGTGCGAGACCAAATATCGATAACTTTATTGTAGCGTTCACCTTGGGTGACCAAACCTGAAGAATATTGTGCTTGAATTTTTCCAACTTCTTCTTCGGCCTGCGCAATGATGTCAGCTTTTTCTTTTGGAATCACTAAATCGTTAACGCCGATGGAAACACCCGATTTGGTTGCATAATGGAAACCCATATACATCAATTGATCAGCAAAAATAACTGTCGCTTTCAAACCCACTTCGCGATAACAAGTGTTAATCAGATTTGAAATGGATTTTTTGTTCATCGAACGATTGACTAATTCAAACGACATACCTTTTGGTAATAGTTCAGATAAAATCGCACGACCCGCGGTAGTTTCAACTAAACGAGTATTTTTTTTGTATTCGTTTGGCACATCTGTCGCTAAATATTCTGTGATACGCGCACGCACTTTGGCTTGAAGTTCTACGATGCCATTTTCATAAGCACGGTGAATTTCATTGGTATCAGAGAAAATCATTCCTTCGCCACGCGCATTCACTTTCATACGAGTTAAATAATAAAGACCCAATACCACGTCTTGTGAAGGAACAATAATTGGCTCACCGTTTGCAGGTGATAAAATATTATTGGTCGACATCATTAATGAACGTGCTTCGAGTTGGGCTTCGAGTGATAAGGGAACGTGCACTGCCATTTGGTCACCGTCAAAGTCTGCGTTATAAGCAGTACAAACTAATGGATGCAATTGGATTGCTTTACCTTCGATTAACATCGGTTCAAATGCTTGAATACCTAATCGGTGCAAGGTCGGTGCGCGGTTCAGTAATACAGGATGTTCGCGAATGACTTGTTCCAGAATATCCCATACGGCGGCATCTTCTCTGTCCACCATTTTTTTCGCAGCTTTAATAGTGGATGCCTGGCCTTGAATTTGTAATCGGCTAAAAATAAATGGTTTAAAAAGTTCGAGCGCCATTTTCTTTGGCAAACCGCATTGATGCAGTTTCAAAGTAGGACCGACCACGATAACCGAACGACCGGAATAATCTACGCGTTTACCTAATAAATTTTGACGGAAACGGCCCGCTTTACCCTTAATCATATCGGCTAAGGATTTTAATGGGCGTTTGTTTGAACCGGTAATCGCGCGACCACGACGACCATTATCCAATAATGCATCGACGGATTCTTGTAACATGCGTTTTTCGTTACGAACGATAATGTCAGGTGCATTTAAGTCTAATAAACGTTTTAAACGATTATTACGATTAATGACGCGACGATATAAATCGTTCAAGTCGGAAGTTGCAAAACGACCGCCATCCAATGGAACTAATGGACGCAAATCAGGTGGCAACACCGGCAGAACGGTTAACACCATCCATTCTGGTTTATTACCAGACGCTTGGAATGCTTCCATCAGCTTCAAGCGTTTGGTCAGTTTCTTTAATTTTGCTTCTGAGCTGGTGCTTGCAATGTCTTCACGAATTTTTGCAATTTCAGTTTCGAGGTTCAGTGCGCGTAATAATTCTTGAATCGCATCTGCACCCATACGCGCATCAAATTCATCGCCGTATTCTTCGATGGCATCATAGTAAGCTTCTTCGGTGAGCAATTGACCGCGTTCAAGCTGAGTCATGCCTGGATCGATTACAACGTAAGCTTCAAAATATAAAATGCGTTCGATATCACGCAAGGTCATATCCAATAAAAGACCGATACGGGATGGCAAGGAACGTAAAAACCAGATGTGCGCAATTGGACTTGCGAGTTCGATGTGACCCATACGATCACGACGCACTTTGGACAATGTGACTTCGACGCCGCATTTTTCGCAGATAACGCCGCGATGTTTTAAGCGCTTATATTTGCCGCATAAACATTCATAATCTTTCACCGGTCCAAAAATTTTGGCGCAGAATAATCCGTCACGTTCAGGTTTGAACGTACGATAATTAATGGTTTCCGGTTTTTTGACTTCGCCATAAGACCACGAGCGAATCATATCCGGAGACGCGAGACCGATGTGAATGGCATCGAACTCTTCGAGCTGCGTTTGTTGCTTTACAAGATTCAATAAATCTCTCAAGGTTATATCCCCCATCAACAATACTTATTCGCGGTTTATTCCAGATCCATGTTAATTGCCAGCGAACGAATTTCTTTAATCAATACGTTAAATGCTTCCGGCATGCTGGATTCCATGTAGTGATCGCCATCAACGATGTTTTTATACATCTTGGTACGACCGCCCACGTCATCGGATTTGACCGTTAACATTTCCTGTAAGGTATAAGCTGCGCCATAGGCTTCAAGTGCCCACACTTCCATTTCACCAAAGCGCTGACCACCGAATTGTGCTTTACCACCTAAAGGCTGTTGAGTCACAAGACTGTATGAACCCGTAGAACGAGCATGCATCTTGTCATCAACTAAGTGGTTCAACTTCATCATGTACATATAGCCTACGGTCACTTCACGTTCGAACGCGTTACCGGTACGACCATCATATAATGTGGTTTGACCACTAATAGGTAGGCCTGCTAATTCCAGCATGGCTTTAATTTCTTCTTCACTGGCACCATCGAAAACCGGTGTTGCCATTGGGACACCGCCGCGTAAATGTTTAGCCAAGCTCACGACTTCTTCGTCACTCAGTGCTGTAATATTTTCTTTACGCTTGGTGGTGGCATTGTAAATAGAACTTAAAAATTGTCGGATGTTACGCACGGATTGCTGTGCTTTTAACATTTCACCAATTTTAAGTCCGAGACCTTTTGCCGCCCAACCTAAATGGGTTTCAAGGACTTGTCCTACGTTCATACGTGAAGGAACACCCAGTGGGTTCAACACGATATCAACCGGTGTGCCATCAGCCATATAAGGCATGTCTTCGACAGGAACAATCGTAGAAATAACACCTTTGTTACCATGTCGTCCTGCCATTTTATCGCCAGGCTGTACGCGTCTTTTCACAGCAAGAAACACTTTAACAATTTTTAAAACGCCAGGAGCCAAATCATCACCTTGGGTGATTTTGTTACGTTTTGCATCGTAGGCTTTTTCATATTCCAGACGTTCTTGTTTATGTTGTTTTGCAGCGGCTTCAAGTTGTTTATTCGCTTTTGGATCTTTCAAACGAATTTCAAACCATTTTTCACGCGGCACTTCGGTTAAATAGGCTTTGGTAATTTTTGAGCCTTTCTTTAATTTTTGTGGACCGCCTTCGGCTGTACGATTTAATAAAAGTTTTTCGACACGTTGGAAAATATCATTTTCGCGAATACGCAATTCATCGCTTAAGTCTTGTTTAACGGTGTCGAGTTCGCTGCGTTCAATTTCCAATACGCGCGCATCTTTTTCGACGCCTTCGCGAGTGAAAACATGGACGTCAATGACGGTTCCTTCCATGCCGGTTGGAACACGCAAGGAAGTGTCTTTTACATCGGATGCTTTTTCACCGAAAATGGCGCGAAGTAATTTTTCTTCTGGGGTGAGTTGCGTTTCACCTTTCGGTGTCACTTTACCCACTAAAATATCACCGGAATTGACTTCAGCACCAATATAAACGATACCGCATTCATCTAATTTGGACAGTGCGCTTTCACCGACATTTGGAATATCGCCTGTGATTTCTTCGATGCCTAATTTGGTATCGCGTGCAACGCAGGTTAATTCTTCGATGTGAATACTGGTGAAACGATCTTCTTGAACGACTCGTTCAGAAATCAAAATCGAGTCTTCAAAGTTATAACCATTCCAAGGCATAAAGGCGACTAAGAGATTTTGTCCTAACGCCAATTCACCCAAGTCAGTTGATTGACCATCCGCAAGCACGTCACCTTTTTCGATGGTGTCGCCTTTTTCAACCAACGGACGTTGATTAATACAAGTGTCTTGGTTGGTGCGGGTGTATTTGGTCAGATTGTAAATATCGACGCCGGTTTTTCCTGCTTCGGCTTCGGTATCATTCACGCGAACAACGATACGAGATGCGTCAACATAATCAACCGTACCGCCACGTTTTGCGACAACCGTCACACCGGAATCTTTCGCAACAATGCGTTCCATACCGGTACCCACTAATGGTTTTTCGGTTTTTAAGGTTGGAACCGCTTGACGTTGCATGTTGGATCCCATCAATGCACGGTTTGCGTCATCGTGTTCTAAGAATGGAATCAGCGCGGCAGCGACAGAGACGACTTGTTTTGGTGAGACGTCCATTAACTGCACGCGATCTGGTGTGGTGAAAGTAGATTCGTTGCGATGACGGACTGGCACCAAGGTATCAATTAATTTACCTTTTGGATCTTGTGTCGCATTAGCCTGAGCAATAACGTAATCACCTTCTTCGATCGCTGACAGATAAACAACATCATCGGTCACTTTGCTGTTTATGACTTTGCGATAGGGTGTTTCTAGGAAGCCATATTCATTGGTGCGCGCGTAAACGGCGAGCGAGTTGATAAGACCAATGTTTGGACCTTCAGGCGTTTCAATTGGGCACACGCGACCATAATGGGTTGGATGCACGTCGCGCACTTCGAAGCTCGCGCGTTCACGTGTTAAACCACCCGGTCCTAATGCAGAAACACGACGCTTATGCGTGATTTCTGATAAAGGATTGTTTTGGTCCATAAATTGTGACAACTGGCTGGATCCAAAAAATTCTTTGATCGCAGCGGAAACGGGTTTTGCATTAATTAAATCTTGCGGCATCAGATTTTCTGATTCAGCGAGACTTAAACGTTCTTTGACAGCGCGTTCAACGCGAACTAAACCAACACGGAATTGATTTTCTGTCATTTCACCAACGCTTCGAACACGGCGATTACCTAAATGATCGATATCATCGACATTGCCTTCGCCATTACGAATGCTGATTAATGTTTTTAAAACATCGATAATGTCTTCTTTGGTTAAAATGCCTGGGCCTGTGACTTCGGTTCTGCCCACACGGCGATTAAATTTCATGCGGCCGACATCGGATAAATCATATCGGTCAGGACTGAAAAATAAATTTTTGAATAAGGCTTCTGCCGCATCTTTGGTAGGTGGTTCACCTGGGCGCATCATGCGATAGATTTCAACTAATGCTTCGAGGGCATTCGTCGTAGGATCAACGCGTAAGGTGTCAGAAATATAAGAACCATGATCAATATCATTGATAAAGAGTGTTTCAAATTTCTTAACTTTCCCAGCAACCAATAATTTTAAAATTTCAGCAGTAATGACATCATTTGCATTTGCAAGAATTTCACCGGTTTCATTGTTGATAACCGTTTTCGCCAACACTTTACCTAAAAGATATTCAGCTGGCACATCTAATTTTTTGATGCCGGCTTTTTCAAGTAAGCCAATATGACGAACGGTGATACGACGGCCTTTTTCAACAATGACTTTTCCGGCTTTTTTAATTTCAAACGGCGCAATTTCACCGCGCAAACGTTCAGGAATGAGATCCAAGCTGAATTGTTCAGCATCCAGATGAAACACATTGTTTTCGAAGAACATACCTAAAATGTCTTCGACAGAAAAATCAAGGGCACGCAATAAAATAGTCGCAGCCAATTTACGACGGCGATCGATACGCACAAAGATGCAATCTTTTGGATCAAATTCAAAATCTAACCATGATCCACGATAAGGAATAACGCGTGCAGAAAATAATAATTTGCCCGATGAATGGGTTTTGCCGCGATCATGTTCGAAAAATACGCCAGGTGAACGGTGTAATTGGGACACGATAACGCGTTCGGTGCCGTTAATGACGAATGTACCATGCTCAGTCATTAAAGGAATTTCACCCATGTAAACTTCTTGTTCTTTGATGTCTTTGACGACTTTGGTGTCGCCGCTAGCTTCTTTATCAAAATGCACCAGACGTACTTTTACACGAAGCGAAGCGCCATAGGTCAAACCACGCATTTTGCATTCTTTGACGTCAAAAATGGGGTCGCCTAAACGGTAACTGACAAACTCCAGTTTAGAATAGCCAGAGAAACTGATGATGGGGAATACGGACTTGAAAGCCGCATGCAGCCCAAAATTGCCGCGTTGTTCAGGCTCAGCTTCAGCCTGCAAAAATTTACGGTATGAATCTAATTGCAATTCAAGTAAAGGTGGCATTCCAATTGTACTGGGGTGCTTACCAAAGTCTTTACGGATGCGCTTTTTCTCAGTGTATGAGTATATTGAACCCATGTAAGATTACCTCTGCATGATGATCGGTTAAGCAAGCGTGCAAATATTATTTCAGTAAAACAAACAGGCCGGACGCAAAATCGCGCACCGGCCGTTTTTCAGCAAGTTATGCAAGTTGTTGAAAAGTAAAGATTACTTAACTTCAACAGCAGCTCCTGCTTCTTCAAGCTGTTTCTTGATATCAGCTGCTTGAGCTTTGTTAACGCCTTCTTTAACAGTCGCTGGTGCAGATTCAACAAGGTCTTTCGCTTCTTTCAAACCTAATCCTGTGATGGTGCGGATGGCTTTAATCACATTGATTTTGTTTTCGCCTGCCTTGGTCATGATGACGTTAAATTCGGTTTTTTCTTCTACCGCTTCGGCAGCGCCGGCAGCAGCAGGAGCCGCTGCAACTGCAACAGCTGCGGTGACACCAAATTTGTCTTCCATCATTTTTACTAAATCAACGACATCCATCACGCTCATTTCGGAAATTGCTTGTAAAATATCTTCTTTAGCTACGGCCATGATTTTCATCACTCCAAAAAAAATTGAACATTATCTGTTTTTCATTTTGCAAAAACAGGGTTTAGCTTGATTGTTGCTTCTTTTTATCGCCAATTGCTGCGATAACACGCACTAATTTGCTATGAGGTTCTGCTAATGTACGCACAAATTTGGTAATTGGTGCTTTCATGACAGACATCAATTGTGCAATGGCTTCGTCGCGTGTCGGCAGACTTGCTAAGCGATTTAAATCTTTAGCTGGTAATAATGCACCATCAATGGATAATGCTCTTACCACTAATTTTTCATATTTCTTAGCAAAATCTTTTATGATACGCGCAGCAGCACCTGGATCTTCTTTTGAAAATGCAAGTACGAGCGGGCCTACCAATGCAGGATCCATGCAAGCAAATTGGGTTCCTTCAAAAGCACGTCGTGCTAGGGTGTTACGAATGACGCGCAGATACACACCGGAATTGCGAGCTGATTTTCTTAATTCGGTTAACTGACCTACTGTTAATCCGCAATAATCGGCTGCAACAATCGATGTAGCATCTTTCGCAACTTTCGCGACTTCAGCAACAATAGCTTTTTTATCATCTAGTCTTAGTGGCACTTAATGCTACCTCCTTACTATTTTGACGAACAGCAATACTCAGTATCACTGTCTGCGTAGGCTTGTTTGTTTTAACTGCTAACAAACTCATTAAGCTCTCGCGCCTACGGTCTTTGACAGCGATTGGGTCTCTTATCATTCAATAAGTTCGTCAATCGCCCACAAAGTTCTTTCTATAAACCAACACTGGATATATCAATCTGCAAGCCAGGGCCCATGGTGCTTGAAATGGTGACTTTTTTGAAGTACACGCCTTTTGAAGCAACCGGTTTTGCTTTTCGTAATGCAGATAAAATCGCTTCTAGGTTTTGTGTGAGATCTTTCACAGCAAAATCAATTTTTCCAATTGGACACTGCACAATGCCGGCTTTGTCGGTTCGATAACGAACTTGGCCTGCTTTTGCATTTTTAACAGCACCCGAAACATCCATCGTGACGGTGCCATCTTTTGGATTTGGCATTAAACCGCGCGGGCCTAACACTTGTCCTAATTGACCGACAACGCGCATGGCGTCCGGTGTTGCAACGACCACATCAAAGTTCATCTCGCCTGCTTTAACTTTTTCGGCAAGGTCTTCTAATCCGACAATATCAGCGCCCGCTTTACGTGCAGCATCCGCATGGGCTGCTGTCGTGAAAACGGCCACTCGAATTTCGCGGCCTGTGCCATTAGGCAGAATAACGGAACCACGAATCGCTTGATCGGATTTGCGAGTATCAATACCTAAATTTACACTCACATCAACACTTTCTCTAAATTTTGCCAACGGCAACTCTTTGAGTACCTGAAATGCTTCATTCGCAGAATACACTTTTCCAGGAGTCAATTTTTCACGAATGGCTCGTATGCGTTTTGATAATTTAGCCATTACACACCTCCCTCAACGTCAACACCCATGCTACGTGCGGTTCCTGCAATGGAACGCATCGCAGATTCGATACTGGCGGCATTCAAGTCTGGCATTTTGATTTTTGCAATGTCTTCAACTTGTTTGCGTGTGATTTTGCCCACTTTATTGGTGTGGGGCACACTGCTGCCTTTTTCAATGCCGGCTGCTTCTCGGATGAGATAGGAAGCAGGTGGTGTTTTGATAACAAACGTAAAACTACGATCTTCGTAAACAGTAATTTCAACCGGCAGTGGTTTTCCTGCTCGATCGGGTGTTTGGGTCTGCGCATTAAATGCTTTGCAGAATTCCATAATGTTCACACCATGCTGACCTAATGCGGGCCCTACTGGAGGACTCGGATTAGCCGCGGCGCCCTTAACCTGTAACTTGATTAAGGATTTAACTTTTTTAGCCATAACAACTCCTACTTGGGTACAAACGCCGTGAGGCTCCCCGGGTTAGATAGATTTTAAAAAAATTATCCTTTTTCAACTTGATCGAATTGCAATTCGACGGGGGTTGATCGTCCAAAAATAAGTACTGCAACGCGTAAACGATTTTTTTCGTAGTTGACTTCTTCGACTACGCCATTGAAATCGGCGAATGGGCCGTCGTTGACTCGAACCACTTCTCCGATTTCGAAGAGAACTTTCGGTTTCGGTTTGTCGCTGCTTTCAGTCACTCTTTGTAAAATGGTTTCTGCTTCTTTTTGTGTGATTGGCGCAGGCTTGTCACTGGTACCGCCAATAAAACCTAACACTTTTGGTGTAGATCGCACTAAATGCCATGTTTTATCATCCATTTCCATTTCAACTAAAACATAGCCTGGAAAAAATTTTCGTTCGCTTTTTCGTTTTTGGCCGCCGCGTAATTCGACGACTTCTTCGGTAGGAACAAGAATATCGCCAAATTTATCTTCCACACCCTCGAGACGAATACGCTCAGACAGAGCCTGTTTCACGTAGTTCTCAAATCCAGAGTATGCATGGACGACATACCAGCGCTTTTTTTGTTTCGTCTGCTCTGTCATCATTTATCCTCTTTGCCCTGTAAGCAATCCGATGAGCCACATCAATCCGCTATCAATTCCCCACAAAACCAACGCCAATATCACAACCATCGCGGCAACAATCAGCGTGGTTTGCACTGTTTCCTGGCGTGTGGGCCAATATACTTTACGTAATTCCATGCGCGATTCGCGCGCAAACTCTATCGCCTTTTTACCCTGACGGGTCTGAAAAAGAACGGCGGCTATTATACCTAATAATACGAGCCAACCCAAGAGGCGCAAGGGCCAAGGTTGGTAATTATAATAGTAATTTGCAATTAATCCAGCGATAAATAAAATAGTTGCAACAGACCACTTAAGCCAATTGAGGCTAGTGGTGTCGCTCGCTGGGTCTGATTTTAATACCATCACTGATTTTTTAACCTCATTTTAGTTAAAAACAATTCCTTTTTGGCAGGCCAGGAGGGTCTCGAACCCCCAACCTGCGGTTTTGGAGACCGCCGCTCTGCCAATTGAGCTACTGGCCTAACATCCTTAAACCACCAACTGGTGCCCACAATCGGAATCGAACCGATGACCTCTTCCTTACCAAGGAAGTGCTCTACCGACTGAGCTATGTGGGCGTCGAGCGGGTGATGGGAATCGAACCCACGCTATCAGCTTGGAAGGCTGAAGTTCTACCATTGAACTACACCCGCTAAAAATACTCATCTTTTCATTATTATATGGAGGGGGAAGGATTCGAACCTTCGAAGGCGTAAGCCGGCAGATTTACAGTCTGCTCCCGTTGGCCGCTTGGGTACCCCTCCAAAAATAGAGGGAGGAATTTTGCTTTAGTAACAGTGATATGTCAACAAATTGCTGAAAAATTTTGTGAGAAAAAAGCGTAAGTAAGAAACGACACGTCAGCGGACTTTGAAATTGGTGCTGGCGATAGGAATCGAACCTACGACCCTCTGATTACAAATCAGATGCTCTACCATCTGAGCTACGCCAGCGGAGTAGATAATAAAAACCCCCAGAAGGAAACGAGGATAACCAGTCTGAGGGTTTCTAAAACAAAAAAATCCCTGGAAGCATTTTCCAGGGATTTTGAATAAGAGCCTGGCGATAACCTACTTTCGCATAAGAGACTTACACTATCATCGGCGCTTTGTCGTTTCACTTCTGAGTTCGAGATGGGATCAGGTGGTTCCTACAAGCTATGGTCGCCAGACATATTAACTATATGCACGCTTCGCATGGTTATAGTTAATATGCCCCGGTATTAGCCGGGGCCTACTAAAAATTCTTTAACTTCGAAAGAGTGAATAAAACTTCTTTACAACTTGTTTGTCGTATCAATAAAACCATTTGGGTGTTATATGATCAAGCCTCACGGTCAATTAGTACTGGTCAGCTTCATACATTACTGTACTTCCACATCCAGCCTATCAACGTTGTAGACTTCAACAAACCTTTAGAGACCTTGCGGTCTGAGAGATCTCATCTTGGGGCAGGCTTCCCGCTTAGATGCTTTCAGCGGTTATCCTTTCCGTACTTAGCTACCCGGCAGTGCCATTGGCATGACAACCGGTACACCAGAGGTACGTCCATTCCGGTCCTCTCGTACTAGGAACAGCCCCCCTCAAATCTCTAACGCCCACGGCAGATAGGGACCGAACTGTCTCACGACGTTCTAAACCCAGCTCGCGTACCACTTTAAATGGCGAACAGCCATACCCTTGGGACCAGCTACAGCCCCAGGATGTGATGAGCCGACATCGAGGTGCCAAACACCGCCGTCGATATGAACTCTTGGGCGGTATCAGCCTGTTATCCCCGGCGTACCTTTTATCCGTTGAGCGATGGCCCTTCCATTCAGAACCACCGGATCACTAGAACCTGCTTTCGCACCTGCTCGACCCGTCAGTCTCGCAGTTAAGCACTCTTCCGCTCTTACACGCTATGCGCGATTTCCGACCGCGCTGAGAGTACCTTCGTGCTCCTCCGTTACTCTTTAGGAGGAGACCGCCCCAGTCAAACTACCCACCATGCACTGTCCCCATCCTGGATTACAGGATCAGGTTAGAACTCCAAGAATTTCAGGGTGGTATTTCAAGGGTGGCTCCATCTCGGCTAGCGCCGAGACTTCAAAGCCTCCCACCTATCCTACACAGAAACCCTCAAAGTCCAGTGCAAAGCTATAGTAAAGGTGCACGGGGTCTTTCCGTCTTGCCGCGGGTACACTGCATCTTCACAGCGATTTCAACTTCACTGAGCCTTGGGTGGAGACAGCGTGGCTGTCGTTACGCCATTCGTGCAGGTCGGAACTTACCCGACAAGGAATTTCGCTACCTTAGGACCGTTATAGTTACGGCCGCCGTTTACTGGGGCTTCGATCAAGAGCTTCTCATACCGAAGTACGATAACCCCATCAATTAACCTTCCAGCACCGGGCAGGCGTCACACCCTATACTTCCTCTTCCGAGTTCGCAGAGTGCTGTGTTTTTATTAAACAGTCGCAACCACCTGACTATTGCAACCTCTCTCAGCTCCATTCGTAAAGAACTTCACCTAACAGAGGCACACCTTCTCCCGAAGTTACGGTGCTATTTTGCCTAGTTCCTTCACCCAAGTTCTCTCAAGCGCCTGAGTATTCTCTACTCGTCCACCTGTGTCGGTTTTCGGTACGGTTACATTTCACCTGAAGCTTAGAGACTTTTCCTGGAAGCATGGCATCAGCAACTTCGTCACCTAAAAGGTAACTCGTCATCGCGTCTCAGAGTTAATAGAGTTCCGGATTTACCTAAAACTCCCTCCTACTCGCTTAAACCAGTTTATCCAACACCTGGCTTGCTTAGCCTTCTCCGTCATCCCATCGCAGTGAAATCTAGTACAGGAATATTAACCTGTTTCCCATCGACTACGCGTCTCCGCCTCGCCTTAGGGGCCGACTCACCCTGCGCCGATTAACGTGGCGCAGGAAACCTTGGACTTACGGCGTGCGGGTTTTTCACCCGCATTATCGTTACTCATGTCAGCATTCGCACTTCTGATATCTCCAGCACACTTCTCAATGCACCTTCGCAGACTTACAGAACGCTCCTCTACCACTCATACTTACGTATGAATCCAGAGCTTCGGTGGATGGTTTTAGCCCCGTTACATCTTCCGCGCAAGCCGACTCGACCAGTGAGCTATTACGCTTTCTTTAAAGGATGGCTGCTTCTAAGCCAACCTCCTGGCTGTCTCGGACTTCTCACATCGTTTACCACTTAACCATCACTTCGGGACCTTAGCTGTTGGTCTGGGCTGTATCCCTCTTCACGACGGACCTTATCACCCGCCGTGTGTCTCCCGTGGTTACACTTCTCGGTATTCGAAGTTTGCATCGGTTTGGTAGTCCTATCAAGGACCCCTAGCCGGCACAGTGCTCTACCCCCAAGAGTGATTCCAACGAGGCGCTACCTCAATAGCTTTCGAGGAGAACCAGCTATCTCCGAGCTTGATTAGCCTTTCACTCCTATCCACAACTCATCCCCTACTTTTTCAACAGGAGTGGGTTCGGACCTCCAGTCAGTGTTACCTAACCTTCATCCTGGTCATGGATAGATCGCCCGGTTTCGGGTCTACTCACATCGACTTATCGCCCTATTCAGACTCGGTTTCCCTTCGCCTCCCCTATTCGGTTAAGCTCGCCAATGCAAGTAACTCGCTGACCCATTATACAAAAGGTACGCAGTCACGGAACAAGTCCGCTCCTACTGCTTGTACGCACACGGTTTCAGGTTCTATTTCACTCCCCTCTCCGGGGTTCTTTTCGCCTTTCCCTCACGGTACTGGTTCACTATCGGTCAGTAGAGAGTATTTAGCCTTGGAGGATGGTCCCCCCATCTTCAATCAGGATTTCACGTGTCCCGATCTACTCGTCGTTACCACCATTAAATGAGCTTTCATATACGGGGCTATCACCCTCTATGGCTGACTTTTCCAAGTCATTCTCCTAACTCATTTAACTTACGATAACTGGGCTATTTCCATTTCGCTCGCCACTACTTTGGAAATCTCGGTTGATTTCTTTTCCTCCGGTTACTGAGATGTTTCAGTTCTCCGGGTTCGCTTTCTTAACCTATGTATTCAGTTAAAAATGACCTTACGGCCGGGTTTCCCCATTCAGACATCGCCGGATCAAAGCTTGTTGCCAGCTCCCCGACGCTTTTCGCAGGCTACCACGTCTTTCTTCGCCTTCTACTGCCAAGGCATTCACCCTGTGCGCTTAATTACTTGATCATATAACCCCAAATAGTTTTCACTACTTGAGTGTTACACGTTCGCTTCAACTTTTCCCCTTTTCTAGAAAAGCCTCAGCTTGACATGAATAACACCCGTCACACACTTGATACTTGTCACAAGTTGTTATTTCGTTTTATGCAGTATACGCCGCCTATCTTCATATCTTCATTTAAAAAATTCGTTAAAATTAATTAAACAAAATATAAATATCTGCTTTGTATTACTTTCACTCTTCCAAATTGTTAAAGATCTGAAGCAACATCATCAAGACATTACCCACTTAAGATTCAAAAAGCGTTTAACCATCCTCTCAAATCTTCAGTGCTTAATATCCTTTTTGGTGGAGCCAGTCGGGATCGAACCGACGACATCTAGCTTGCAAAGCTAGCGCTCTCCCAGCTGAGCTATGGCCC